>CXPV01000273.1_pt1 | contig 1355 bp, 2 predicted proteins | sample 591121 | NCBI WGS metagenome assembly CXPV01 (sample SAMEA3491278, study PRJEB9169) | human gut metagenome | biome: ENVO:mammalia-associated habitat; material: ENVO:feces | place: Bangladesh | collected 2010-04-07 | reverse complement strand
GATATCCGGACCCAGTGCTTAAAAGGCACCTGCTCTTCCTCTGAGCTACCGGGGCAGTGGCATGCTTTCGTCCTTGACGCAGTGCGCCCATGCCGAGGCTGTTCGTCCATGTTTTCTCCGGAAGCGTCCACATGGAAAGGACGGCCGCGAATCCCAGTATTGGATCGGATCCATCGTTCTGGTTTTCCGGATAGAGCGGATGACGGGGTTCGAACCCGCGGTCTCCTGCTTGGGAAGCAGGCGTGCTGCCACTGCACCACATCCGCGTTGCGAGGGGTGGGATTCGAACCCGCGACCTCCAGGTCATGGGCCTGGCGGGCTACCGAACTGCCCTACCCCGCATGGCCGCGCTTTCCCGGGGACGCCGCACGGCAGGGGCGTGTTCCGGACGGCCCGCAAGGGGCCGTTCCCGGGCGGCGGCGAGAAGGGGCCCGCGTATGCGGGCCGACCGTCGCCGCCAAGCACGCCATGGAGGAATCGAACCTCCGTGGACGGTTTTGGAGACCGTCGGACTGCCACTGTCCTAATGGCGTATTGTGTTTTCCGCTCTTCGATTGTCAAACGTCCCCGCCGGCTTCCGGGGTTCGTCCCCGTGCGGCGGCATGCGACGGTATGCGTCCCCGTCGCGGGGGCCATCCCCTACGGCGTGTCGCATCTCATGGGCGAGCCAGACGCAGGCCGGCGCGACGACCAGGAGCATGCCTATCGGCAGGCATGCCCAGAACGGCCATGCGACCCCCAATACCCCCAATACGGCCTGCACGCCGAGCCCCAGCCACCGGTAGACGGCGGCCGTGCCCAGAAGCGCGAACACCCAGAACAGCGGCACCTCCAAGGACGCCTTCCTTCCTACGGAAACCATGATCGGCCCCTTTCCCCCATGACGGACATCACGCCCGCACCCTATGCGGTCCGCCGGCCGTCCGCGGACTCCGCGCCCCGCAATCCGGCGGACAGGGCGTCCATGACGATCAGGTCGCCGATGCACGGCATGTCGGGGAACGGGAACATGGCCGCGTACAGCCCGTCCGGGTCGGCGAGCAGCCCATGGGACGCCATCCGTTCGAACAGGGTCCTCACGGCCAGGCGGGAGGAGCCCATGAACCGGCCCGCATCCATGCCCGCCGGGATCGCGGGCCGCCCGTCGTATTCGGCGGCGAGGCGTTCGCGCAGGCGCGCGACCTGCGGGTCGCGGGACGTGTAATCCCAGGACACGGCATGGACGTACTTGTCGCGGACCGGATCGTGAGCCCGGCCCGCGTTCGTGTTTTCGCTCATGCGCGCGTATATGCGTCACGCCCTGACCGGCGGGTCCAGTTGCGTACCGGGTCCGGCCCGGCCATTCCGTCTCCCCC
>CXPV01000015.1_pt1 | contig 10644 bp, 9 predicted proteins | sample 591121 | NCBI WGS metagenome assembly CXPV01 (sample SAMEA3491278, study PRJEB9169) | human gut metagenome | biome: ENVO:mammalia-associated habitat; material: ENVO:feces | place: Bangladesh | collected 2010-04-07 | reverse complement strand
GGTCCCGCTTTGTTCGCCATATTGGAAGATGCCGCCTATCAGAACATGGATGGCATGATGCCGTATCCGCAGGCACGCGGTGTGATGCGGTTGCGTGCCAAATCGCATGGCGGCGTATTCGTGGCGATGGCCAATGCGCGCACGGTGCAGAGTCAGTGGGAGAACACTGGTCCAGGCACGGTGGAGACGCCGGTGAGTGGCTATTCCACGGCGATTCACCCTCTTGCCTCACCGTTGAAGGATGCAACGCCGTGGGTTCGTTGGCTGAATCGCGACGAGCTGGCTCGTTTGGCGGATGCGACCATCGGCGCTCGTGTGCCTCATACGGCTGTGCGCGTGCTCAGCAAAGCGTTGGAAAGCGGCCCCGTGCTGCTCTCGATTCCTCAGGACAGTACCAGTGAAGCATTGAGCTGTGCGAAATGCCACCGTCAGGCACGATGCGCGAAATGTTCCGGTCCGCTGCAATTGCCGGCAGATAGAAGCGAATCCGCGCCTCGGTGTCAATGGTGCGGCGCTGCGGCCATTCATTGGACATGCCCCGGCTGTGGGCATGAACGCATGCGTGTGGTACGTGTGGGGGCGGCCGGCACGGCTGCTGAATTGGCTGGACTGTTCCGCGGCGTGCCGATGGTGTTGTCCAGCAAGGCTCAGGGATTGGTCCGCGATGTGCCATGCAAGCCTATGATTGTGATTGCCACGCCGGGTTTCGAGCCGCGTGTACGCCCGGTGAGCAATGAGCGGGGGGCGGCTGGCCACGAATACCGCGCCGTGGCGATTCTTGATGCTTGGACCAGTCTGTATGCACTGGGTGTAGATGCACGCTTGGATACGTTGACGGCTTGGATGCGGGCGGTTTCGCTGTGCGCGCCTCGCTCTCGAGGCGGGCAGGCGCTGATATTGGGAGAGACCGATCCGGCCATCGCTCAATCGTTGATGATGTGGGATTCGCGAATTTTGGCATCCAAGGATCTGGACGAGCGCATGGAAACCGGTATGCCGCCGACTGTGGCCGCGGCCTGTGTGTGGGGACGACGCGATGCGGTGATGACGCTGATGCAGCGCATTGGCGCGCTCGGAGGAGACTGGGCGGTATGCGGCGAGTTGCCGGGCATGCTGGGACCGGTGCCGATTGCTCAGCCCGATACCGTCGATGCGCGGGAGCTCGAAGCCACGGCCGACCGGGTGAAAGCCGTGGTACGTGTGCCGCAAAGCCAGCGAGCTGAGCTGGCCATTCGTCTTCACCGGGAAACCGCCCGTCATGTGGCCTCTCGGGAACCCGGCGAACTCCGATTCCGTATTGATCCTAAAGACCTGATCTAGGTTTCCCGTGTCAACGCCTCTCTGGCTCCCCTCTGGAGGCTGAGCCTAAAGCAAACAGCCCAACGGGCTGTTTGTAGGCGGAGGCGAGACGATAGTCGAGCCAGAAGGTCTCGGGCAAGACCCGTCCATAATTGCAGGACGAGCTGTCTGTGACGGCAGACTGAGGGGAGGCCCAAAAACCAAATCGTCTCCAACACGTGAAACGATGATTACAGAACAACAACCTCAAAACGGAGGAGGAACCATGAAGGGTTGGCCCGGAGAGCCGGATATGGATTACGATGTGCTGGTTGCAGACGGCGAAGCTGCCACGAACGCCGGCAAACCAATCACCGACGTGATTTTCGACTTCGGCAATGTACTGATCTACTGGGATCCGGCCGCAGTGCTTATCCCCCGTTACAGCCAGAAGACCATCGACGCATTTCTCGATAACGACATCTCCGGTTTCTACGATGTCAACGACCTCATGGACGGCGGCACCAGCACCGAGGAGGCCATCGGCNATNGCCACGAATACGCCGCCATGCGATTTGGCACGCAACCGCATCACACCGCGTGCCTGCGGATACGGCATCATGCCATCCATGTTCTGATAGGCGGCATCTTCCAATATGGCGAACAAAGCGGGACCCTCAACCGGCGCATACATCACTGCGCGGGTGCCGATAATCACCTTTACCTGTCCTAATGCCACGGCCAAATACGCACGGTATCGGTCCGCCGCAGGCATCTGGGCATTCAACACTGCGACATCGCCTATCCAGCTGCCGGAAGGTGTGGGGGAGAACGGTTTGAGCCCATAGTTGCGCAACATTGGAAGCAAATCCTCGACTTCCCTCATGGTGGGAAGTTCCACCACGGACGGTTTGCCGGCGCTGAGCGCAGTGGCAACCATCCATGCCATATTCCGTTGCCATTCCTGGGCTCCGGATAGCAAGTCGAAAACAAAGGATTGGAACCGTTGCCCGTGCAGGGCATCATTCAGCACATTGGCTTCACCATAATTGGCGGCAATGCGCCGATAGGCTTGTGCGGCGCCCTCTGATACCGAATCGGCCACCTCAAACGAGGAACCGGATGGGCGGGTGCCATCCGGCAGGGTGCCGCGGCCGGCAAACCCTCCTTGTACGTTATCCGGCAACGAGCCACCGACCGGTCGCCGGAACGAAGCAGTCAACCGCTGCTCGGCCTCCACCTTGGCCACGCGCGGCGGCACGGCAAAGCGCAGGATATTGGCCCGCGTACCACCATAGGCATTGGCGATGAGCCCGATATCCTCGCGCATCGAAGCCGGAACCAGCACATCGGGGCTTATCACCCGCTCGATATAGCGAATCGAAGAACGCGGCGTATCGCTGGTGGAAGTCCGCGACCAAATCACGCCGCCGACCCGTTGACCGCCGAACCGCACGCGCACCAGAACGCCGGGTTGCGCGGCATCACTGTCTTTCTCGTCGATGAAGTAGTCGAATGTCTGACCAAGATGCAGCGCCTGCACATCAAGCACCACTTGTGCAATGGGATCATGCTCGGCGGGCGTGTGCTCCGCGGGCGCACGTTTGCGCCGCTTGCGCGGGGCCAACCCGTCAAGCGTGAGCTGCTGTGCGTCCGATGTAGTCATGCCTCAACTATAAGGGCCTCAGCCAATACCGGTAATTATCCACCGGTCTACCGGCGCAGATAGTCGAGTACGTGCATCAGGTCGCGGTCGTTGATAGCCTCATCGGCGGCGACCTGGGTCTTCGGCTTGGCGCAGAAAGCAATACCCAGACTGGCGGCCTGAATCATCGGAATATCATTCGCGCCATCACCCACGGCCACGGTCTGGCTCATCGGAATATCCAGCTGCTTGGCCCACTCCCGCAGCGCATGCAGTTTCACGGTCTTGCAGACAATCTCGCCCAACACCTTGCCGGTCAAGCGCCCATCGGCAACTTCAAGACGGTTCGCAATCCAATAATCGATATGCCCCTCGGCGGCCAGCTTGTCGACCACCTCATGGAAGCCGCCGGACACCACGCCGACCTTCCAGCCATGCGCATGCAGCGTGTCAATCAGCTCCAGCGCGCCTTTGGTGAAATGCAGCTTGTCATGCACGGTGTCGAACACGGAGACCGGCAAACCCTCAAGCAATGCCACACGGGCCCGCAACGCGTCGCAGAACTCCAACTCGCCACGCATCGCGCGTTCTGTCACCTTCGCGATTTCCTCACCGGATCCGGCGGCCTCGCCCAACTCATCAATAACCTCTTCGTCGATGAGCGTGGAGTCCACATCCATCACCAGCAGACCGGGCTCAGCCAGCGTCGGTACGGAATCGGCGGAACCGCCCAAAGCCCCAACTTCGCTTTCGGCGGACTTGTCAATAAAATGCACATCTTCTTGCGTCATGCTTTCGATTCTCGAAAAACCTTGAGACAATGCCCTCTATGAGTTTTTCTATGGAGCTTGCCACTGCACTCGCGGCTAACCCCACACCCATCTGTACCACGTCCGAAGGCGGCCTGATCGGCACCATCACCGAATGGCTCATCACCCTGATGGAAACCATCGGCGGCGTCGGCGTGGCTCTGGCCATCGCCCTCGAATCGGTGTTCCCGCCCATCCCTTCCGAAGTGATTCTGCCGCTCGCAGGCTTCACCGCGGCCCGCGGCACGCTGAGTCTGCCCGGCGCGATCATCTGGGCCACCATTGGCTCTTTGCTGGGTGCATGGACGCTGTATGGCATTTCCCGTTGGGTGGGCTTGCATCGCATCAACCGTGCGGCGGACAAGATTCCAGGCGTCAGCCGCAAGGATGTGAGCAAGGCCAACGATTGGTTCACCAAGTACGGCACATGGTCGGTGCTCATCGGCCGCGTGATTCCCGTGGTGCGCTCGCTGATTTCCATTCCCGCCGGCTTCAACCGTATGAATTTCCTGCAGTTCACCGGCTGGACCCTGCTCGGATCGGCCGTATGGAACACCATCTTGGTGTCCGCAGGTTATCTGCTCGGAGACCAATGGTGCTCGATTCAAGGTGCGCTCGGTGTGTTCGAAGACGTGGTCATCGTGGCCGTGGTTGTGGTCATCGTATGGTTCGCGGTGAAAAAAGTGCGTACTGTGGTGCGTAACAGGAAAGCACAGCATGGCGAATAACGCCAAGCCCGCATAAGGGTTCGGATGGTTCCGATAGGGGAGTGAAGGCATATATGGGAGAAGCCGAAAATCTTGCCGAGCTGAACGACCGGCTTATGGCCAAGAACCATGCGCTCGCCGAAGCTCTGAACCGTGCCGGCAAAGAGCTCACCAAAGCCAAATCGCAGCTGGCGCAACTTGCACAGCCGCCGCTCACCTTCGCCACGATGGTCAAAATCGATTCGACCCACACCGATGAGGACGGCGTGCAGCATGCCAGTGCCGAGGTGATTTCCGGCACTCGACGCATGATTGTGCCCGTGGCAGCGAACGTCAATGCGTCTCGTCTTGCTGCCGGCTCCACCGTTATGCTCAACGAGAAGCTTGTGCTGGTTGAACAGCGCGATGCCGATACCGTGGGCCAGATTCGAGTAGTCAAGCAAATACTCGATGATGGGCGTCTGATTGTTGCCGATGCTTCCGGCAATCCCGTGCTGGTGCGCCGTTCCAGTGCGCTCAGTTTGACCGCCATCAGCCAAGGCGATCGCATTATCGTCGATCCGTCCGTGCGGCTCGCCATCGAACTGCTGCCCAATGAGAGTGACCGGGATCTGGTGTTGGAAGAGACGCCAGACGTCACCTTTGCCGACATCGGCGGTTTGGACAGCGAGATCGGCCGTATCAGGGATGCCGTGCAGCTGCCGTTCCAGCATCGCGCGCTATTTGAGCGCTACGATTTGAAGCCGCCGAAGGGCGTATTGCTCTACGGGCCTCCCGGCAATGGCAAAACGATGATTGCCAAAGCCGTGGCCAATGCCTTGTGCGAAGGCGGCTGTGACATGGATGGCGATGGCTCTATCAACGGCAGAGAGCAGCAGGTCAAGGGTGTGTTCCTGTCCGTCAAAGGGCCTGAACTGCTCAACAAGTACGTCGGTGAATCCGAGCGTCTGATTCGTCTGATCTTCCAGCGTGCCCGCGAACGCGCCGCCGAAGGCAAGCTGGTGGTCGTGTTCATTGATGAGATGGACTCGCTGCTGAGAACCCGTGGCTCTGGCGTTTCCTCCGATGTGGAAACCACCATCGTGCCACAGTTCCTTTCCGAACTCGACGGCGTGGAATCGCTCGATAACGTGATGGTGATTGGCGCCTCCAACCGTGTGGACATGATCGATCCCGCCGTGCTGCGCCCGGGCCGTCTTGACGTGAAGATTCGTATAGACCGGCCTTCCGGCGAGGCCGCCGCCTCCATCGTGCGTCATTACCTGACTGACGACCTGCCGCTTGAACAGGGTCTGGATGCCGATGCGCTCTCCCGCGTACTTGTGCGAGATATCTATACACGTTCCGAGCGCCGGCATCTCGCCGACGTGCGTGACGAGCGCGGCACGTGGAATGCGCTGTTCCTGGCCGACGTGGTTTCCGGCGCGAGCCTCAAGAATATCGTTGACCGTGCGAAGACCCACGCGGTTAAAGCATCGATTGCATCAGGCAAGGATGTGGCTCTTGATGCCACGTTGCTTGGCCGTGCGGTCGAAGATGAGTTCGCTGAGACTCGCGATTCGCTGCTGGATGCCGATCCGGTGCAATGGGCGCGCGTCAATGGTTTCGACGCTGGACGAGTCACTGCAATCCGTGCAGTAGGGCGTTGAATCAGCTGTGCGGCTGAGTTATAGCCATAAGTCAGCCGCACAATGGAACGATCACATACCTATTCGGCGACCGCCGGAATCGGCACTCCGGCATCGATAAGCGTCTCTCGCAGTCCGCGCTCGTCGCGGAAACGGATGCAGCGAATCCCCGCACGGTTCGCGCCGATCACATTGGACGCCCTGTCGTCAACAAACACGGTTGTCTCGGCATCAATGCCAAAGGACTCCAACGCTTTCATATAGATGGCCGTATCGGGCTTGCGCATATGGACCTCACTGGAAATGACGCGTCCGTTCAGCATACGCAGAATCTCATAGGCGTTCTCGGCCTCGCCAATGGTCTCCCGTTGCCAATTCGACAATCCCCATACACCAAGGCCGGCGGCCTTGATGTCATGCACCAGTACGCGCATGCCGGGAATGGTGCCGGTAAGTGAGTCCAAGAAATTATCGAAATAGTAGGTAAGCATCTCAGCCCAACGTTCGCCATGAGTCTCACGCATCCACGCAATACCCTCGGCCGGGCTGGCTCCCGCATCCATCCTGTCGCAGGCGTCGTAAAAGCCGGATATGTCATTGTCGAGAAAATCCTCGATACGCTTCTCGCTGTAGCGCGGCATGAACAGTGCCTGCGGATCCCAATCGACGAGTACATTGCCGAAATCAAAGATGACGTTGGCGATCGGCTGCCTGGCATGAGCCGCAGCAGCGTCATAGGCGATCACTTCATTGAACGGTATATTCAGCTTCGATTCTCCAGGCCAACCCTTCATCGCGTTTCCTTTCATGAGATTCATGAGACCTATTGAACAGGCATCAGGTGCAAAGGCGGAAAAACCGCCCTCAACTCTCATATTAGGTTCGTGCGGCAGCGCTACTCGGAGCGGCTGATGGTCTGATGTCCGTTGTCTACGGACAGGAGGCAGTGTCCGTAGACAACGGACAACAGTTTGTCCGTAGAACGGCAGTCCGCCTCCGTGTTCCCCTTACATTGGAATATGTCAAGGAGGCAAGGCAATGGCGACTGGCTACAATAAATCACTGCTCAACTACCTGTTGAACCGCCGTGATTTCGTTCCCGGAACGGAGCTGTCCGCGGTTCTTGGCGTGTCGACCAAAACCGTGTCGCGCATCGTCAAGCATGTCAACGAACAGTCCACGAATGGCATGATCATCGAATCGCAGCGCGGTCGCGGCTATCGCCTCAACTCCTCCAATTACTTCGCCCAGCGAGACCTCAACGCGGAAGCCGGCAAGCCCGGTGTGCTGAGCTCGGTGGAACGCCGCGACGAGATCATCAAGCGTCTGCTCATCACCGCTCCGCAGCAGTACCGCATCAATGATCTGTGGGGCAAGTTCTACATCAGCGAATCCGCTATCGCGGTGGATGTGCGCACCTTGCGTAGCATGCTTGCCAAGTTCGATTTGGATCTTGCCCGCAGCGCCGATGTCATTTGGGTGTCCGGCACCGAAACCGACATCCGTCGTGCGATGGCCAGCCTGTTGGTCACCGATGATGACATCGCCAATGGTCAGTTCATGCACGCTGACCATACGGTGCAGCAGCGTGACGTGGCATTCGTCTCTCACCAGCTTGACCTCATCGAGGACCTCACCCACGCACAGGTTCCTTACCCGTACAGCGTGAACCTGTTCACCCACCTGTACATTCTCATCGAACGCTTCCGCGGCGTCGGGGCATTGATCGACGAAGGAGAGCAGGGCAACGCTGACGAAGCGCTGATGGAGCACCATCAGGAGATCACGCAGGTCTGCGAGAAGGTCATCGGCAACTTCGACGCCTACCTCGGCACCGCACTGCCGCGTATCGAGGTCTACTACCTGTACCAGTACCTCACTTCCTCGCGCATCGACTTCGCTCAGCTCGACCCGCACGAGATCCCCGATGACGTGCGCGAGTTGACTTATGAACTCATCGATCATGTCGCCGAAGACCCGGCCTTCCGCACCATCGGCAAGCAGGCGCTGTTCGCTCACCTGTCGCTGCATATGAAGCCGCTGATGAACCGCTTGCGCAACAACATTCGTGTGGCCAACAATCTGCTCGAGCAAATCAAGCTTGAATACCCATACCTGTTCAGCAAGGTGAGCGATGCCTGCCACGAGCTGGAGCGCCGCCATGGGCTTGCCCGCATCGACGATGAGGAGCTTGGTTTCATCACCGTGCATTTCGCGCAGGCCGTGGAGCGTGCTCCGATGCCGCTCAACCTGCTACTGGTATGCACAACGGGCTTGGGCACCGCGCAGCTATTGCAGGCCAAGATCGCCAAGCGCTTTTCCGGGTTCAACATTGTGGAAACGGTGTCGTCGCGCAATCTGGCGCAAACGCTCGCCAAATACTCGGATATCGATCTGGTTGTTTCCACCGTCCGCCTGCCGGATGACGTCGCAGCGCCCACGTTGGTGGTGTCCGCGATGCTCACCACCGAGGATCAGGACCGTCTCGAACAGGAAGCCAACCGAATCCGCAGGGAGGCGATGGGACGATGAAACGACTCATGGTATGGGAGCCGGCATTGGCCGCCAACGACAAGCACACGCTTATCTCCAGCGTGGCTGAGTCTCTTGCCCAGCAAGGCGTGGTGCCATTCGGCGAGCAAGACGCGCTGGTCGAAGCCCTTGTGGCCCGCGAAGATTCGGGCAATACGCTTATTGCCACCAACACAGCGATTCCGCACGCCACATGCTCGGCGGTTACTGAAGGCGCGTTCGTCTACGTCAAACTCGCCGAACCGCTTCTCGATTGGAGTGAAGGCGCGGCAGTGGATCGGTTCGTGTTCACTGTGGTGCCCGAACAGCCGAGCGCGGACGATGGGGAAGCCGTGAAACGCTTCTTCACCTCACTGGCCGACGATGCGGTGCTGAACGTGTTCAGTACCGGCAGCCAAGAGTCAGTAACCCAGATTTTCCAATAGGAACCAAACGATTTTTTCAACAACTAGGAGAAAGGAACCACAGTGGCAGACACCGCAACCCTTACCCTCAACGACGTTCTCGATCGCAACACGATTCTCACTGACGTCAAGGTCGAGACCAAGGAAGATGTGTTCCGCACGCTCGCCGAGCGCTTGTTTGAACAAGGATACGTTTCCTCCGTCGATGACTTCCTCGATGCACTGCACAAGCGCGAGGAGGAAGGCGCCACCGGCATCGGCAATCACATTGCCATCCCTCACGGCCGTAGCGAGACTGTGACCCGCAACGGCGTCGCCATCGCGATTCTCGATCATGAGATCGAGTGGGAATCCTTGGATGACACCGGCGCCAAGCTGGTGGTCATGTTCACCGTCGGTGCCTCCGGCGATGGCGCGAACGATCATCTGAAGCTGCTCTCGATGTTCGCCCGCAAGATGGCCCAGCAGCAAGTCGTTGACGCGCTGCTTAAAGCCAAGGATGCCGACGAGGTCATCGCCGCGTTCCAAGACTGAACCGTTTCCCGAACCAATAGAAACCAATAAACACAATAAAGGAGTACATCATGAAGATCGTCGGAGTGAGCGCCTGCACCGTTGGCATTGCGCACACCTACATGGCCCAGCAGAAGCTCGAAGATGCCGCCAAGGCCGCGGGCGATGAGGTCAAGATCGAGACCCAGGGCACCATCGGCGTCGAGAACGAGCTGACCGCCCAGGACATCGCCGACGCGGACATTGTGATTCTCGCCATCGATATCAAGATCGCCAACGAAGAGCGCTTTGCCGGCAAGAAGGTCGTCAAGGTCTCCACCGAGACCGCGATCAAGGCTCCGAACAAGCTCATCGCCAAGCTTCACGAAATCGCCGAAAAGTAATCGCTTTCCGCGCTTATAGCAATAGAGATAAGAAAACAAGGAGGAATTTCAATGAAGAATTTCTGGAAGGCTGCCAATTTTAAGGGGCACCTGCTTACCGCAATCTCGTACATGATTCCAATCGTGTGCGGTGCCGGTTTCGTCATTGCCATCGGTATGGCCTTCGGCGGTACCAGCCAGGACTCGCTTGTGATGGGCAAGTTCAACTTCCTGGAAGCGCTCGCCACCCTCGGTGGCAAGGCCCTGGGCATGCTGCCGGTCATCATCGCCACCGGCATCGCCTTCTCCATCGCCGGTAAGCCGGGTATCGCACCGGGCTTTGTGGTGGGTCTCGCGGCCAACTCCATCTCCGCCGGTTTCATCGGCGGCATCATCGGTGGTTATGTCGCCGGCTGGATCGCCGTGGCCGTCATCAAGTTCGTGAAGGTTCCGAGTTGGGCCAAGGGCCTGATGCCTACTCTGATCGTGCCGTTCCTAGCATCACTGAGCTCCGGTCTGATCATGGTCTACATCATCGGCACCCCGGTCTCCTGGTTCACCAGCTGGCTGACCAACCTGCTGCAGTCCATGTCCGGTGCCTCCAACCTCATCTTCGGTGCTGTGATCGGTACCCTGTCCATCGTCGATTTCGGCGGCCCGATCAACAAGACCGCATTCGCATTCGCCCTGACCCTGCAGGCTGAAGGCCTCAACGGCGCCGTCACCGCTCTGCAGCTGACCAACACCGCCACCCCGATCGGCTTCG
>CXPV01000030.1_pt1 | contig 18431 bp, 10 predicted proteins | sample 591121 | NCBI WGS metagenome assembly CXPV01 (sample SAMEA3491278, study PRJEB9169) | human gut metagenome | biome: ENVO:mammalia-associated habitat; material: ENVO:feces | place: Bangladesh | collected 2010-04-07 | reverse complement strand
AGAACGCAAAGGTCTTGAAGGTCTGGATGTTCTCGGCGGTCATATCGGCGGCGGNGACGGGGCCGACCATGCCGGCGGCCACGGCGATGTGGATTGGCAACGGTGTGTTGGACGGTTTCGTGGGGGGGACTGGGCAACGAGGGAGTTGATGACCTTCTGACCATTGACGGACTCCTCCACGAAGGCGTTCACGTCGCCGATCCACTGCTGCTGCTTGACGAAGTAGCGGCCGGAACGGCTCACGATCTTGCGCACGATGAAGTACAGCAGAACGGTGAACGCAATCACGAACGCGGTGAACGGGATGGACAGCCACAGCATGGACAGCAGCGCCGCGGCCGCGGAGATAATCGAGGAGAACATCTGCGGGAACGACTGCGAAATCGCCTGACGCAGCGTATCGGTGTCGTTGGTGTAGTGGCTCATGATGTCACCGTGCTCATGGCTGTCGAAGTAGCGAATCGGCAGCTTCTGCTGGTGGGCGAACATGTCGTCACGGATCTTCTTGAGCGTGCCCTGTTCGACGGTGATGATCAGCCACTGCCACAGCCAGGATGCCACGATACCCGCCACATACAGGCAGCCCATCAAAGTGATGGCGCGTAGCAGCGGCGCCCAGTCGGGGTTCGATTCCCCCACCATCGGCAGGATGTAGGTGTCAATCAGCGATTGGAGAAACAGCGCGGATCCGGCCTGTGCGGCGGCGCCGATCAGAATGCACACCACGATGGCGATGACGCGCCACTTGTACTGGAAGATGTAGCTGAAGATACGCTTGATGGTTCCGGGGTCGGCTTTGCCCATGTCAGGCTTGCGATTCTTGGAACTCTGGTCGTTGCTCATCGTGCTTCTCCTTCCTTGATATCGGCTGCATTGGTATCAGCTGCGCTGGTATCGGCCGTGGGCATAGTCACTGTCACCGTCACGGTTTCGGACGGCTCAGCGGCAGATGGCTCAGCAGCCTGTTCGGCATCGGTTAGTTCTTCAGGCTGGGCCTGGTTCTTGGTCTGGGATTCGTAGATGGAACGGTATTCGTCACAAGTGGCGAGCAGTTCCTCGTGCGTGCCGGAGGCCATGATACGGCCGGAATCCATCACCAGAATCATGTCGGATTCCTGCACGGAGGCCACGCGCTGGGCGATGATGATCTTCGTGGTGTCCGGAATCTCGTTGTGGAATGCGGCGCGGATCAGCTTGTCCGTCTTGGTATCGACGGCGCTGGTCGAATCGTCGAGAATCAGAATCTTCGGCTTCTTCAGCAGTGCGCGGGCGATGCACAGGCGCTGGCGCTGTCCGCCGGACACATTGGTACCGCCCTGCTCGATGTACGTGTCGTACTTATCGGGGAATTCCTGAACGAATCCATCGGCCTGCGCGAGCTGCGCGGCATGGCGAATCTCTTCATCGGTGGCGTTCGGGTTGCCCCAGCGCAGGTTTTCGGCAATAGTGCCGGAGAACAGCACGTTCTTCTGCAACACCATGGCCACCTGATCGCGCAGCGCCTCAATGTCATAGTCGCGCACGTCCACGCCGCCGACCTTGAGCGAACCAGAGCTCACGTCGTAGAGTCGCGGCACCAGCTGTACCAGAGACGACTTTGCCGAACCAGTACCGCCGACGATGCCGATGGTCATGCCGGAGCGAATCTTCAGGTTGATATCGTCCAACACGGGCTTTTCGGAACTGTCGGAGTAGCGGAAACTGACGTGGTCGAACTCGATGGAGCCATCGGCCATATCGGTCACCGGCTGAGCCGGGTTCTGCACCGTGCTTTCCTCCTGCAGCACCTGGCAGATACGCTCGGCAGAAGCCTGAGAAATAATCACCATGACGAAAATCATGGACAACATCATCATGGCCATAAGAATCTGCATAGCATAAGTGACCAGCGAAGTCAGCTCGCCGGTGGACAGACCCAGCGCCGCATTATTGCCGGAAGCGACGATCTGCTGCGCGCCCATCCATGCGATGAGAATCATCGAGGCGTAGACGCACACCATCATGATCGGCATGTTGAAGCTCATGATGCGCTCAGCCTTGGTGAAGTCCTTGAAGATGCGCTGGGAGATGCGGCCGAACTTGGAGACCTCGAAGGATTCGCGGTTATAGGACTTGACCACGCGGATGCCCTGCAGGTTCTCGTCGACCACGTTGTTCAACGCATCGTAGGTGTGAAACACGCGCTCGAACACGGGGTGCACGAGCACGACCAGACCGCACAGGCCGATGGCCAGAATCGGGATGCAGGCCAGGAACACCATGGAAATCGACGGGGAGATACGGAACGAGAACAGCCAGGCTACGACCACCATGATCGGGGCACGCACACCCAGACGAATGATCATCATGTAGGCGTTCTGCAGGTTCGTCACGTCGGTGGTCAGTCGGGTCACGATCGAACCGGTGGAGAACCGGTCGATGTTGGTGAAGCTGAAGCCCTGCACCTTCTCGAACTGGTCCTTGCGCAGGTTCTTGGCGAAGCCCGCGCCGGCCACGGCCGCGTACTTTCCGGACAGGAAGCCGGCACCCAGCGAAACCATCGCGCAAATCAGCAGAATCACGCCGAATTTGACGGTGGCCGGCATGCTGCCGCCGGTGATACCCTCATCGATCAGCGAAGCCATGATGGTCGGAATCAGGATTTCCAGAATACCTTCGACCGCCACGAACACCGGAGCCAGGATGCTGGCTTTCTTGTATTCGCGAATCGACTGCCCCAATGTGCGCAGCACATGCTTGGGTTTATCCGGTTCGACGGCTTTGCGCGCCTGCGCGATTGCCTCTGCGGTATCGCTCATTCGTTCTCCTCCTTCGTGTTAGCAACCTCCGCTCCGTCTTGGTCGGGAGCCATCACCCCAGGTGACTGAGGGAGTGTTTGATGCTCAAATTCATGTTGTGCGCGGTCGATGTTCGCGCGCATGCGACTGACGTAGTCACGTAGGGCTGCTTTCTCGCTTTCGGAAAAGCCATCAACCAACAGACGTTCGACGCGTTCGCCGTTCGCTTTGAGATCGGCGACGATGGCGTCCGCCTTATCGGTCAGGACGATACGCTTGCAACGGGCATCATGCGCCACCGATTCGCGGGCAATAAGCCCTTTCTTTTCCATAAGCGCCAGCACGCGCGAAGCGGTGGAGCGGGTGATACAGAACTTCTGTTCGATAGTGTGCTGGTAGATTTCACGATTCCGGTTACGAGCCAGGAACATGATGATATGCGCGTTGCCGCCAGTGGTCTCCTTAGCGGAAAGCGGCATGCTCTCACCGAGATAGCGGTCGACGGCTTTGGTCACCGCACGCATCTCAATGCTGAGAATATGCTGATCCATTGTCCTCCGTACCATGCGAGGCCGTGCGCGTATGCGCCTTCACCCCACATTGTTGTATACGCAACAATTCATGATAAAGAGACCCATATACAACAGTTGCATATACAACAATCAGCGTGTTGCCTAGACAACGAACCCCCCACATATGCCCTATACACAAACTGGCTCCCTTCTCTGAATCTCAGAAAAGGGAGCTGGCAGTTTGCGTAGTATTACTTGCTCAGCTTGGCGTACTCGTCAACCATGAACTGGGCGATCTTCTTGCCGCCTTCGCCCAGCAGGGTGGGCAGCGAGTTGATGGGCATGGAGTTGAGGAACATGCGCATCATCGCATTATCCGGAAGCTTCGGCAGCTCGCCGGCCTCGCCGGCGGCGGCCACGATCTTGGCGCCGAACGGATCGACCTCCCACTCGCCGTAGGTGGACCATTCGGTGAGCGGCTGGGTCTTGCCGTCGCCATCGAGGGCCACGGCAACGGTGTCGGCAATGTCGCGGGAGCTCACGCCCACTTCGATGGCATATTCGCCGGCCTCCACGTGCCAGTCGTTGTACTTTTCGGACCAGTAGGCGAACGCGCGCTCGTCGAGGTCGATGGTCACGGTCTTGGATCCGCCGGCCTTGAGGAACACCTTGGTGAAGCCCTTGAGCTCGTGCTTCGGGCGGGCCACGTCGGCCTTGCCCGGAGCCACATACACCTGCACGGTTTCGGCGGCGTCCACATCGGAGGTGTTGGTCACGGTGGCGGTCACGGTGGCGGTGTTCGCGCCGGTCTTGACGGCGGTGACGTCGGCGATCTCGAACGTGGCGTAGCTCAGGCCGTAGCCGAACGGATAGTCCACAGCCTTGCCGTAGGTGTCGTAGTAGCGGTAGCCGACGAATACGCCCTCGCCGTAGTCGACGTGGCCCTCCTCGCCCGGCCAGTTCGTCATGCTCGGGTCATCGTTGATGTCCAGCGGAATGGACTGGGCGAGCTTGCCGGACGGGCTGACCTGGCCGAAGATCACATCGGCGAGCGCCGGGCCACCGGACTGGCCGAGCAGCCAGGATTCGAGGATGCCCTTGGCGTTCTTGGCCCACGGGGCCACGGAGACCACGGAACCGTTGGACAGTACGACCACGACGTTCTGGTTCGCGGCGGCGACCTGTTCGAGCAGGGCGATCTGCTTGGCGGGCATGTCGAGGGTGTCGCGGTCGAAGCCCTCGGATTCCGCGGCTTCCGGCAGGCCCAGGAACATGAGGACAACGTCGGCGTTCTTGGCGGTTTCCACGGCTTCGGATTCGAGGGCCGGGTCGGCCGGTTCCATATCGAGCGTGAAGCCGGGGGCGAAGTCGGCCTTGATGCCGCGCTCGGCGAGCGTGTCGAGGAAGCTGGTCATCTTGGTGGGGGTGATGTGGGAGGAGCCGCAGCATGGGCTTGCGCCAATGCATACTCCTTTGTCTTCGTTATATTCACGGCTCCCCCTTTGCCGAAAAATAAGGGAGGGACATCTGAGCCAGATGTCCCTCCTGAGATGAAAAGCCATGTTTTACAGTCTTCTGCATGACTATCATCCACTACTTTCGAAGTGGAATCGGTAGTGGCTTCGGTTGACCCAACCGTATCACCCAGCCACTGGGCTAGGCACCCTGCTTTCGCGGTATTCGTCCGCGCGGACGAATCAAGTGCCAGCGGCAGCTGACTTCTCATCTCGAACCCGCAACCCACCCCGCCGCAAAGGATAGGCCGGGTCACGAAGCTCATTCTCTACCTTACACAATTGGCTCGAATCATGCCACCAGAGAGCAATTTCGTTCTCATTACACCATCCAACCAGCGTGCCAGACGTGAGTGAAATCCCAAGGGTCGAGGCGTGACGTGTCGGATTGTGGGTCGATGGTAGGCAAGAAATCACGATTACCACGTAATTGGTAGCTCCAATAAATCTGCCCGGCGGATGCGCTCCACGCTTTGCGCTGTATGGCGGCAACCTCGCGGTAAATAGAGCCTCTGATTGATGCACTGTGCATAGCGTTTTCCTCGGAGCGACCGCCATCACCCGAATGCTTAGCGATCATCCGATTTACCAGATTGTTGGCCACGCACCACTCCCCTACGATCACCGGCGTATAGCGCGCGGCCCGGCGGATGCGGCGTTCGTTCCAGCGCACGAACAAGCGATACCAGCCCATCAGCCACCGATCCGGAATCATACGGAATAGCGGAAAATGTTCGGCCATGACCAGATAGATATGCGTATCGAGCATGACGCCCCGCATGCCCTCCCGCACAAACCAGTCCCGCCAACGGCCCAGTCGGAAGCCGTCATGGAACACAATGACTTGGTTCTCGGCCAAAATCGGGCGCAACCGGCGATACGACTCACGGTAGAAACGCTTGAGGAACACCATTGGAATCGGCCCACTCCTCCGTGCTTCAAAGCTATCCTTTGCCTGCCTGCTCGATGACGACGTAGCATACGTCAGCCAATCAATCGGCTCATTCAGCACTTCGATGCCGAACAGCGCCGCACGATCACGGTACCGTTTGGCCAAACGAGTCAGCACATCCAGCGCATAGGCGACCGCTCGCGGGCTATGATGCCAGCGCACCACGCCGGTGAGGCCGCCGTTGTCGAATCCGTTCTGCGAGCCGGGCACCGTGTGCAGGTCGATAAGAATCTTGAGACCGGTACGCTCAGCCCAGTCGAACGCCCTGTCCAAATACTCGATGCAGCCCGGATGACCGGACACATCCCCGAAGATAAAATACGGCACAGGAATACGCACCAGATTGCAGCCATGCGCGGCAATGTTCCGAAAATCAGCTTCAGTGATATACGTGTCGCGATGCCGCGTCAGCAGAGCCTCCAACTCAGCAGACTCCGTAGCCCGATGCAGCCAGATCTCGTCCGCTTCGCCGCTGGCGGCAAAAATCCCCGGCTTCATCCACTTTTCCAGCACCAGCCAGTTACCGAGGTTCACCCCATTGATCTGCTCGCCAATGCCCAGTGTGCCCAGTGCCATTAATGTCACCCGCGCTAATCGTTCAATGCTTCGCCGTAACGAACGACCAACCCCTGATTCACACGCTCAAATTCGGGGATGTAATCAACGATGATGGCATCCACAAGACGCCGGGCGCGTTCCTCATCGTAGATATGAGCAGAATCATTGCGATCGCGCAGCATACGCAGCCACAACGATTCGTCCATGAAATCGTAATATTGGAAAGCGGTTTTGAGCACATCTCGCGGAGAACCGGAAGCGGAAACAGGGTCTCCCTCATAAGCCAGCAGCGCCTTGAATAGTTTCCAACCAAGCTCAAACTGCAACTCGAACTTGTCAATGATGCCGCTCTGGATGAAATCATTGCTGAGATCCTGTTCGGGAGCCTTGCGCAGCGACTTCAGTGCGGAAACGTAATTCTCATATTTTTTCATACAATACCTTTCCGCTACGCTCAATCTCCGCCCTCAGCGATGAAGAAATCGGCTCATCCAGATTGATGACATCAACTTTAAGCAGTGACCACAGATTGTCCTGAAGGTTCTGCTCCAAGCGATTGAAATCGGGGCAACCGGCCACGGCAAGATCGATATCGCTTTTAGGCCGGTTCACACCCTTTGCGCGAGAACCGAACAGCACGACCTTGCGAGCGCCGGCATCAGCGGCGAACGTACGAATCTGTTCGTACACGTTCTCGATAGGAACCATGACGCCTCCCGCCGTATGCAGAAAAACCCGGACCACCCGCGCTTCTATCATACGGCCGCGGCCCGCTCACCGCACGGAGCCCGAACCACCCGAACGCGGCGACGCAGTTGCAGGAGGCGGGCTGGCGCTGTAGGGTGTGCGGGTAATTCCTGACGCCTATTTTTCAGGAGGTGAATCTCATGTTCACCACGTTTTCTCTGGCCGTCATTCTCGACTGCACCGTACGCATCGTGCTTGGCACGGCATTGGGCGCACTGATAGGGCTCGAACGCCAGTTGCGCGCCCGAAGCGCCGGCATCCGCACCAACGCGCTGGTGGCATTGGGATCCACCCTGTTCGTGCTGGCCAACCCGCCGTTCCGCGCCATCGGCTCGTTCATCGATCGTCGCCGCAGTATCAACGATTATGAGACGGTCGGCCATGAATACACGTTTGAAGTGCGCTGGGATGTGGAGCACATCACCCCGTCCGACTGACGCCGGCCGGCGGCGACGCAACAGCGCAACAAGCCGAAAAGCGGGATGCGACATCGAACCGCATCCCGCTTTGCCATTACCGAGCCGTTGTCTGACTCATCTACGCCACGGTGAACGTGGTGCGCTTCAAATCCTCACGGCGCGAGGAGTGGCCAATGAGCAGTTCGAATTCGCCGGCCTCGACGATGCGGTTGGCGTCCGGGTCCACGATGGTGCAGTTCGCCACCGGGATCTCGAAGGTGACGGTCTTGGCTTCGCCGGGTTCCAGTTCAACACGCTTGAACGCCTTCAATTCGCGGTCGGTCCAGCTGTAGGAGGTCACGATGTCGCCGATGTAGGCCTGCACGATCTCCACGCCGGCGCGCTCGCCGGTGTTGGTGAGGGTGATTTCAACGTGTACGGTGTCGGTTTCGGCAAAGGTGCCGTCGGCATTGCTTGCGCCGCCCACGATGGTCGGTTCGCCATATGCGAACGTCGTGTAGCTCAGGCCTTCGCCGAACGCGAACGCCGGATCCTGGGTGAGGTCGGCGTACCGGTCGCCGTGCTGGCCGCGGATTTGGTTGTAGTAGACCGGCAGCTGGCCCGCGTGGCGCGGGAAGGTGATCGGCAGTCGGCCCGACGAGTTGGTCAGACCCAGGATGATTTCGGCGATGGCCTGGCCGCCGCGCATGCCCGGGTTCGGCGCCCACAGGATGGAGCCGGTGCCGGTTTCAGGGTCGCTGACGCGCTTGGCGAACACGCCATACTCCCCCACGATGGAGGCGGGCAGCACCTGCGGCTTGGAGCTGATGAGCACGGTGACCATCGGCTTGCCGGTTTCGCGCGAGACGGCGGTGAGCGCGTCGAGCAGGGCGTTCTGGCCGCCGAGCAGTTCGAGCGTGGCGGTGGAGCAGGTTTCGCCGACCAGCTGGACCACGTCGCCGACCACGGCCACGATCAGATCGGACTGGCGAGCGTTGGCCACGGCCTCGTCGATCAGGGCCTGATCCACGGCGGCGGAAACGCCGATTTTCGGGCGAGGCTGGCCGTCCGGGTAGAACTCGCCTGCGGGGTCAGGCACGAGGTCGATGACGTTCGCGCCGCGCGAGTAGACCACTTCGCAATCGTCGGCGGTGAGCTGGGTCAGGCCGTCGAGCACGGTGGTAATCATGTCTCGAGGCTGGCCATCCGGCATCCAGGAAACCTGACCGGAGTTGCCGGTCCAGTCGCCGAGCTGGTTCTGGGCGTCGTCGGCGAGCGGACCTACCACGGCGATGCGCTTGGCCGTGTTCGCGGTGAACGGCAGGGTGCCGTCGTTGCGCAGCAGGGCGACGGATTCGCGGGCGAGTTCCAGGTTGATTTGCTGGTGTTCGGCCGAACCGATGACCGCCTTGATGCGTTCGGCGTCCGGCAGACGCGGGTCTTCGAACAAGCCGAGGCGGAATTTCAGAGCTAGGATGCGAGCTACTGCGTCATCAATCAGGGATTCGTCGAGCAGACCGGTTTTTACGGCTTCGATGGCACCCTCGTAGAACTGCGGGGTGGTCATGACCAGGTCGTTGCCGGCCTTGACCGCGTCTGCCGCGGCGTGCACGTAATCGGGTTTGACGTGCTGCTCCCATACCGAACGGCCGACGTTGTCCCAATCGGTGATCAGCGTGCCGTTGTACTTCCATGCGCCGCGCAGCTTGTCGGTCAGCAACCATTTGTTGAATGTGACCGGCACGCCTTCAATGGACTCGTAACCCAGCATGAACGTACCGCAACCTTCTTTGGCCACGCGCTCGAACGGCGGCAGGAACCAGGATTCGAGCTTGCGGTGGGAGAGGTCCGCTTCGGAGGCGTCGCGGCCGCCTTGGGTTTCGGAATAGCCGGCGAAATGTTTGGCGCAGGCCAGGATTGCGTTCTTTGGCAGTTCCTCACCGGCCTTGGCACCGCCTTGATAGCCCTTGACCATGGCGGAGGCGAGTTCGCCGATCAGCATCGGGTCTTCGCCGAAAGTCTCATCCACACGCCCCCAACGGGTATCTCGGGCGATGCACAACACAGGAGAAAACGTCCAATGTACACCGGTACAAGAGACCTCCTCGGCGGTAGCACGGCCGGCGGCCTTGACCTTGTCCGGATCCCAGCTGACAGCCATGCCGAGCTGGGACGGGAAAATAGTGGCGCCCGGCCAGAAGGAGTATCCATGGATGCAGTCATCTCCGATAATCAACGGAATGCCCAGACGCGTCTTCTCATTGACGGTCTTGGCGGCACGAGATAAATCCTCGGGGCTGGTATGCAGAATGGATCCGACATGCTTATTCACGATGAGATCCTCAAGATCGCCGCCGCGGGCGTCAAGCTGCATCATCTGGCCGACCTTCTCTTCAAGGGTCATGCGAGAGAGCAAGTCGGAGATTCGCTCACCAGCGGGCAAATCAGGATTCTTGTACGGTAAGGTTTCAGCAGTTGCGGCAGGCGTAGTGTTGTCGGTCATACGAAGTCGCTTTCCTCAGTGAAATCGAACAGTTTTTTAATTACCAATTGGTAGTTTATCTATTGACAGCATACAACACGCTTATGCCGCGCGCATCACATACACCAAAACGACCGTATGTATGCGACCCCTTCGTTCGCCCGCATACTTACTGCCGCCATCAAGCACAAGCATCGGTTCAAGGCACACAGCGAATCAGCGATACCCGTCCCATATCGGCGAAGGAAATATCGCCGGCTCCAGATCGGCCCATTCATCGCATAAGTCAATGGCCGGCCCCCGTAACCACCTCAGTTGCACACCATCCATGATCTCCAGAGCATGGCGCAACGTGGGCCGGACCTCCTCAAACGAGGTGAATTCGGAAGGCAGGTTCCAGTTGTATGTCGAATAGTATTGCCATATTGAATCCCGACGATTGGCAAACTCGTCATGTAACGGATGCGCAGGATTGAACGATTCGACCTGCAATATCGAGAACAGCTGAACAAGCATGGGGCGCGTGGAATTGCAATGTACCAAGAACCTCAGATACGCGGGCAATCTGAAATCATCGGGCACTGAACCAGGCAGGCCGGAGGCCATGAAGTCTTCCACACTGCCAAACGTGTTGTAATTCTCGTGATACACCGCGGCAAGCAGGTTATCTTTGCTAGGAAAATATCGCAAAACTCCCTGCTTGGTAACACCGACCGCATCGGCCACATCCTGCACAGAAGTACCGTTGTAGCCACGCTCGGAAATCAGTCGCACGGCGGCATCGAGAATTTCCTGCCGGCGTTCCCCCGGCGACTTGCGAACACGCTTATGCTGCAATGAATTCCCAGATGTCATATCCGCCAGTCTATCCGCATTCTCCCCGCTCCCATGCGCAACCACATCCAATATCCTTGGCCGGATATGCAAAACGGTGCCAAAACAAACATTCTGTCATGCCTTCGACACCGATATCGCGCAATAGATTTTTCTGTATATGCTTCTTCGCTTACTCCTGGAACACGTCGGGGTGCTTCAGATCGCCGGGAATGTCGGACAAGAGGCCCTCCAATCCCAAGAATTCCTTCCAGAAATCGAGCGGCTGGCCGTATGGCGAAGCCTCGCGACCGTGGGCCTGAATGTTGGCCTTGGCCTCGAACACCTCTTCCTCGCTGATGCCCTCGAAGTAGCTTTCCAGACGTTCACGGTGCTCAGGCACGTAGAACAGAGAGGACACAATCTCCGTCAGACGCTCGGCACGCTCAATCGGCAGTGAATCCCAGTGACGCAGTTCGATGAAGTTCTTCAGACGTACGTCATTGAAGTGCGTGGAGATGATGTGGTTGATCTCGTACGGGTTGAGTTCGCGGTCTGGGTACACCTCCCCCGCGTTCTCACGGAACGCCGGGCGATGCAGTTCCTTGGGGCTTGCTCCAGAAGCCACAGCTTCAGGGGTATGGGTCAGGTCAGCGAACATAAGCGGCGTGGACAGCACGTCGATGGCGTAATCCTCCCAACCATAGCGATCATCGAACAGGCCGGGCAGCACATTGGTGCGCTGGAAGTCCAGATAATCCCACATACGCTGGCGCAGCAGCGGCCATGGGTTCGTCTCGCCCTCAAAATACGGGGTGTTACGGAAGAAGTAGGCCAGAATCGGACCGATGACCGTGCCCAGACGCAACTTTTCGATGGAGTCGCGCTCATCCACATAATCAATGCTGACCTGAGTGGAGGCGGAGCAACGCATCATGCAGGGGCCAAACTGACCCACGCGGCCGAGGTAGTCGGTCATTGCATCGTAGCGATCCTTGGGGTTGACCGGCACATCCGCAAAGCTGGATTTGGGCTGGTAACCATAGTTGACCAAGCGGAAGTCGAGATCGTCAAGAATCGGGTCGAGCTCGCGACGGAACTTGGAGTACAGCGTATTTAGGCCGCTCGGCTTCTTCAAAATGCCGATTGAGGTTTCCACCTGTCCGCCGGGCTCGAGAGAAACGGCGACGCCGGAACGGCCGAGACCCACCAGATGGCCGTTCTCCCAGTATTCCTTCTCCTCGTCGTAGTACGGAGCCAAGCGTTTGAGCAATGCCTCGATGCCATTCGGCTCGTAGTAGCTTACGGCAGTGTCGTCGCTGTTGTGCACGGGCAGGTGCTCGATCTCCACACCGAAGCCACCGGTGCCACGCTGGGAGCGACCGTTCTCAAAGAACTTGAGCAGGCTCTCGACATGCTTGGGGTTCGGCTTGGCGAGTAGGTGCGCGTAACTGATTCGGGGAGTAACCATGCTTTGTATCGTATTCGAGCCGGCCGGCGCGCGTGCCCGAAAGCCCGCAATACGCTATACGAAAAACCGATAGCAGGCTCCGGCCCGGTTTCTCGCTCTAGAGACTCCCCCTCAGTCGCTGCGCGACAGCTCCCCTCATAGAGGGGAGCTTAAGTGTATGTGCGTTCAGTCCGCGGAGGTGAAGCCCTGCGGCTCGCCGGTCTCGGCGAACTTGGCGTTGTGGGCCTTCTTGGCAGCGGCAATCATCAGCTTGATACGGTTGAGCTGATTGGCCTCGGAGGCACCCGGATCGTAATCGATGGAGACGATGTTGGCTTCCGGATGCAGACGACGAATCTTGCCGAACATGCCACGGCCGGTCACATGGTTGGGTAGGCAGGCAAACGGCTGCGCACAAATCACATTCGGGCAACCCTGTTCGATAAGCTCCAGAATCTCAGCAGTCAGCAGCCAGCCCTCGCCGGCCTGTACACCGATGGAGGTGACTTCAGCAGCCTTCTTGACAAGATCGGGCATCGGCTCGTCCTGCTTGAACTTGCCGTGCGAGGTGGCCAATGCGGCCTTGATAGGCGCGTTGTACAGGTCAAGACCCTTGCGCATCAAGGCGTAGAGCGTCTTGTTGCCACCCATGCCGAGGTTCTTCTCGTTCCAGTCGGTGATGTAGGGGCGGGTGGTCATGAATTCCATGATGCCGGGCACTACGGCCTCGCAATCCTGGGATTCGATGACGTCGACCACATGGTTGTTCGCGTCCGGCTGGTACTTGACAAGAATCTCGCCGACCACGCCGACACGCACCTTGCGCGGAATATCACGCAGCGGCAATGCATCAAAGGATTTCACGATCTCCTTGGCCAGCACGTTATACGGCAGATAGCCCTTCTTGATGCTCGGCGTCTTGGCCGCGGTCTTGGAATAGCCGTGATGCTCGATGGTCTCACGCACGATGGTGTCCCACAGCTCGTACAGCTTGTTGGCCGAACCTTTCTCCACCTCATACGGGCGTACCCGGTAGAGGCACTTCATGAGCAAGTCGCCCAGAATCAGCGCCTTGATGGCACGGTGCAGCAGGGGCGGGGTGGCCTTGAAGCCGGGGTTGTCTTCGAGGCCCTGGGTAGAAATGGCGATGACCGGAATCTGCGGATAGCCGGCATCGACCAAAGCCTTGCGGATCAGGCCGAAGTAGTTGGTCGCACGGCACATGCCGCCGGTCTGGGTGATGGCGAGCGCTACATGGTCGGGATCGTATTTGCCTTCCAGAATCGCGTCGATGAGCTGGCCGACGACCATGATGGCCGGGTAGCAGGCGTCATTGTTCACGTATTTGAGGCCGGTTTCCACATCGCCACGGCTCGCGTGCTTCAGGATGTCGAACTTGTACCCACCGGAACGAATCACCGCTTCGACCAAGGACATATGAATCGGGCTCATCTGAGGGCCAACAATCGTATAGTTCTTCTTCATGTCCTTGACGAACTTCTCACGATGCGCGTATCGGGACATGGTGGCGTTGTTGTGGCCGGACTTCTTGGCATTCTTGGCGTTCGCCACGCCGGTGGTGCCGTCCGAAGTGCCATTCTTGTGGGCGACTGCGGCCTGTAGGTCGCGTTCGGCGGCACGCTTGGAAGCCTCACGCATCGACTTGGTGAGATTCGGGTTGGCGGCCATGGTCGTATCAAGCAGAATCTGACGGCCTGGAGTCGGCGCGGTGGAACCGGTCCTGCGGAAGCCGGTGGGCTTGGGACCCTGTACGGACGCAGACTGTGCAGATTGTGCCGTCTTGGCGGCGTCCTGCACAGCCTTGGCCTCAGCGTCGACCTTCTTCTGCGCGGCTTCAACGGCGGCCTGCGCTTCAGCAAGTACGGCCTTGGCGGCCTCCAGATCGGACTCGGCCTTGACCTTGGCTTCTTCAGCGGCACGTTCGGCGGCGGCCTGCTGGTCTTCCAAAGCCTTGGCCGCAGCGGCCTCGCGGGCCTTGTTGGCCTCGCGTTCCTCGACGGCGGCCTTGAGCGAGCGCAGTCGAATCTTGGCTGCACCCAGGTTGGAGACCTCGTCGATCTTCAGCAGCGTGTACACGTCCGCCTTGTCGGCCAGAATCTCGGCCACCTGATCAGTGGTGATGGCGTCGAGGCCGCAACCGAAGGAATTGAGCTGCACAAGCTCGAGGCCCGGATACGAGGCCACGAAGTGTGCGGCCGCGTACAGGCGGGAGTGGTAGGCCCACTGGTTGGTGACGCGCAACGGCATCTTGGTGACCGTGCGGTCGCCTACATGGCGGAATCCGGCGGCGTTCTTGGAACGCGGGTCGGCTTCGCCCTCGGAAAGGAATTCGGTGAGGTTGAGCTTCTCCCCCGGCTGCAGTTCGCAGATGGAATCCTCGGAGAGCACCACCATGCCGAGCGAGCAGATGGTTTCGGGGATGCCGTGGTTGATTTCGGGGTCGATGTGGTAGGGACGGCCGGCGAGCACGATGCCTCGGCAGTTGTGCTCTTTCATATAGGCAAGCGCGGTCAAACCTTCCTGCTGCACGTCATGCTTGAAGACCTTGTCTTCGGCGTAGGCGGCCTTGACCGCGGTTTCGGCCTCTTCGCGGGTCACGTTGGCCCACGCAAACTCTTCGACGATGCGGTCAACCATGAGCTCATGGTTGGCAAGGTTGAAGTACGGGTGCATGTAACGCACGTCGTCCTCGCGCAGCTCAGGCATGTTAGCGCCGACGACGAGCGGATAGTTGGCCACAACCGGGCAGTTGTAATGATTGTCCGTGTTGGGCACGAGGTTCTCCTCGTAGCTCACGCACGGGTAGAAGATGGTCTTGATGCCCTTGTTGATCAGCCACTTGATATGGCCGTGGACCAGCTTGGCCGGGTAGCAGATGTTTTCGGAAGCGATGGATTCGATGCCGGTCTCGAACAGTTCATGGGAGCTACGGCCGGAAATCATCACCTTGAAGCCCAGCGAGGTGAGCAGCGTGAACCAGAACGGGTAGTTCTCGTACATATTGAGGGCGCGCGGAACGCCGATCTCGCCACGAGTGGCCTTCTTGTCGGTCAAACGGCGGTAGGCGAAGCAACGCTTGTACTTGTAGTCGTACAGGTTCGGACGGTCGGAACGCTTCTTCTTGGCGTCACCACCGCGTTCGCAACGGTTACCGGTCACGAAGCGCGAACCATCAGAGAACGTGGTGATGGTGAGCTTGCAGTGGTTCTGGCACAGCTTGCACACGTCACGCTCGGTGGTCATGCTCATATTGTCGAGTGCGTCGCCGGTCAGGATGGAGCTGGCGGTGTGGGTCACACCGTCCACGACAACGACATGGACTTCGGGCTTGGCCGGCTCGGTCTTCTTGAAGGCTGCGGCCTTGGGTTCGGACTTGAGTGCGGGCTCAGCCTCGGACTGTTCCTCGGACCCATCGGCCTTAACCACCACATCCAAGTGGTCGGCCTCATCCTGATAGTGCATGCGGGCGGTCAGGGCGGCGCCGAACGCGCCCATGAGGCCGGCGATGTTCGGGCGGGTGACCTGACGTTCGGTGAGCAGCTCGAAGGCGCGCAGCACGGCGTCGTTGAGGAACGTACCGCCCTGGACCACCACAGTGTCGCCGAGTTCGCCGGAATCACGCAGCTTGATGACCTTGTACAAGGCGTTACGCACCACGGAGTAGCACAGCCCTGCGGCGATGTCCTCGATGGACGCGCCTTCCTTCTGCGCCTGCTTGACCGAGGAGTTCATGAACACAGTGCAACGCGAGCCAAGGTCCACCGGATGGGTGGATGCCAAAGCCTTTTGCGTGAATTCCTGAATCGTCAGCCCCATAGACATGGCGAAGGTCTGCAGGAACGAGCCGCAGCCGGACGAGCAGGCTTCGTTGACGGCGATCGAGTCGATGACGCCGTCGGTGATGGCCAGATATTTCATGTCCTGGCCGCCGATGTCGATGACGGCGGTGACGCCGGGGCTGACCATTTCGGCACCACGATAGTGGGCCATGGTCTCCACCACGCCCTCGTCCAGGTGCAGGCCGGTGGTGATGAGGCCTTCGCCGTAACCGGTGGCGCAGGAGCGTGCGATCCATGCGCCTTCGGGCAGCTCGGATTGGATCTTCTTGACGATGTTGATGGCGGCGGTCAGCGGGCTGCCTTCGTTGTTGGCGTAGCTGGACCAGACGATTTCACGGTCGTCGTTGACGAGCGTGGCCTTGATGGTGGTGGAACCGGCGTCGATGCCCAGGAAGTGCGGGCCATGCGCGCCTTCGAGGGTGCCGATGTGGATGTGTTCCTTATGGTGGCGCTTGTTGAAGTCCTCGCGGTCGGCCTCGGTGGGAAACAGCGGCGGCATGGTGGGCGTGTTGGAGGGCAGGTTCTTCAGCTCGTCCAAACGCTTCAGGATTTCGTCGCAGGTGTAGGCCTCGAAATGGTGGCCCTGATCGTCGGAATCCATGTCGGCCTGCAATGCCGAACCGTAGGCCACATACAGGTGGGCGTCGGTCGGCACGATGAACTCGTCGACCTTGCCTTCAAGGGCACGCTGGAAGGCGGCGCGCAGTTCGGACATGAAGAACAGCGGGCCGCCGAGGAAGATGACGGTACCGTGGATCGGGCGGCCAGAAGCCAGGCCGGCGATGGTCTGCGTGGCCACTGCGGTGAAGATGGAGGCGGCGAGATCAGGCTTGGCCGCGCCGTCGTTGATCAGCGGCTGCAGATCGGTTTTGGCGAACACGCCGCAACGCGAGGCGATCGGATACAGGTTCTCGTAGCTCTTGGCCATCTCGTTGAGGCCTGCGGCGTCGGTGTCAAGCAGCGTGGACATCTGGTCGATGAACGCGCCGGTGCCGCCTGCGCACGAACCGTTCATACGCTGTTCAGGGGTGGGTTTCAGGTAGGTGATTTTGGCGTCCTCGCCGCCGAGCTCGATGATGACGTCGGCTTGCGGGTACTCCTTATCAATCGCCTCGGTTTCGGCGATGACCTCCTGAATGAAAGGCACATGCAGATTGTCAGCAAGCGCTAGACCGCCGGAACCGGTGATAGACAGGCGAATCGGTTCATCGCCTCGACCTAGTTCCACGAGCTTTTTATGGATGTCCGCGAGCAGACCGGCAACGGTGGCACGCACATTGGCATGGTGACGTCGGTAATCAGAAAATAGGGTGTCTTTCAGGGAATCGGACTGATCAAGCACCACGGCCTTGACGGTGGTGGAACCGATGTCCAATCCCACACGCAGGGGCTTCGGGTGTGAAGCGGGCTTTACGCTCGCGTCAGTGACGATGTCAACCATGTGTTCCTCTTAATTCCGACTTCCGGGAGTGCACGTCACGAGGCATCAGGAACCGTTTCGGGACGGCTGGCAGATACCCTGCGGACGGCTTCGCCCGGCTACTTCTTACGGAATATTAGTCTGACCACCTACCCAACATGACGCGGGCAGAGGTGATTTCGCTCACGGGAAGGGCGTTTCCCAACAGTTTCGACGATATTGCTGAGTGCGAGTTAATGAAAAGCTACTACGAGGCTTGCTGGTCTTCGCCGGCTTCGCGATCTTTCAGATAAATAGAAGGAATGTCGCGTTCCTGATCGTGCAGTTTGGCCCAGATGATGGGCTTGCCGGCCGCAAGGGATTTGGGCACGTCAAGGATGCGTTGGTTTCTGGAACCGCGGAATTGCAACAACGAGTCTTTTTGGTCTTTGAGATAGCGACCGTCGACAAGGATGTCGATAAGGTGCAGCAGTTCGAGTTTGTCTGGGGTTTCACCCGGCCGCATGAGTTCTTCCCACGTGTAGCCGGTCCATGACCAGATATCTTTGGTATGACCGAATTCCTTGCGAATGCGCTGTGCGAGAGGTACTAGCACAGGGGTGTTGAGGAACGGCTCGCCACCAAGAAACGTAATGCCTTGCACCCATGGGGCTTTGAGATCTTCGATGATCTTGTCTTCGAGTTTCTGCGTGTACTCGTGGCCGGCCTGGAAATCCCAGATGGAGGCGTTGAAGCAATTGACGCAGTGGAAAGGGCAACCGGAAACATAGATGGAGTTGCGCACGCCTTCGCCGTCGGTGACGATGAAGGTCTTGTAGTCGGCAATCATGCGCTTGGACATGCGCCGGCCATCCCATTGACCGGCTTTCGGATCATTGGCCAGGCCATTGGAAGGTACGGAGGGGCCGCGTCTGGTCTCGCCGGCCGCGAAGTCGTGGCGCTTGGGTT